>CAEZZH010000014.1_pt1 | contig 38878 bp, 40 predicted proteins | sample 7266261 | NCBI WGS metagenome assembly CAEZZH01 (sample SAMEA6813956, study PRJEB35770) | uncultured Actinomycetes bacterium | biome: Freshwater; feature: Freshwater reservoir; material: water | place: Czech Republic | collected 2016-08-15 | depth 30m m
CCCAAGTTGGCAGCATCCCTTTGGACTAGACCAACTTGGCAGAGACGTTATGACTCGAACATTCTCCAGTGTTGGAATTGACCTCGGCGTGGCTTTCCTGGGCGTGAGCATCCCGCTCATCATTGGAACAATCATCGGTATCTTGCTGGGGCTAGCAAAGAATAAGTATGTGCTGAGCTTTGTTGGCTCAGTTATTGATGGAATTAATGCTTTCCCACTTTTGATTATTGCTGTTGCAATGCTTACTTTCTTAGGCTCTGGTTTAAAGAGCGTAGTAATTATCCTTGCAATAACGAACTGGGCTAGGTATGCCCGTATTTCAAGAACTCGTGCTGTGGTTGTTTCCAAGCAAAATTATATTGAAGCTGCCAAAACTCTTGGTTTCTCAAAGCGACGCATTGTCTTAAAGCACATTGCGCCAAACGTTTCCTCTGAAACTGTTGCCTATGCACTCAGTGACTTTATTTTGGTGATTGTGGTTGTTTCAGGACTTTCATTCTTAGGCTTAGCTGCCAAGCCACCAATGGCTGAGTGGGGTTCAATGATCGCCGATGGTCGTGCATACTTGGCGCAATCGTGGTGGTTAGTAATTTTCCCTGGATTAGCCCTGTGCTGGTCGGCAGTCTCACTCTCCTTTATTGTTGAAGGAATATCTCGAAGAGATAGGGGTATCTAAATGTCTGCTCAGCATCTTCTTGAGATCAGAAATTTAAAAATTGATGTAAGAGTCACTAGAACTAAGCGCTTGGCAATTGTGGATTCAGCTTCATTAATTATTGAGCCTGGACAAATAATTGGTCTTATTGGTGAATCAGGTTCAGGAAAGACCATGTTATGTCGCTCCCTAGTTGGAACGCTTGGACGACGTGGTGCCTACATTGCCTCTGGAGAGTTAATCTTTGATGGAATTGATTTAGTAACTGCTAAGCAAAGTGTTTGGAACGACATCCGCGGTAAGCGCATTGGTTATGTTCCACAAAGCGCACTTGCCGGACCTAATCCAGTTATGACAATCGGGGCTCAATTGGCTGAAGCGATCGAACAGGATAAGAACTTTCCGAAATCAGATGTTGAAAAGCGGGCAATTGAGCTGCTCAATATCGTTCAAATACGCCGCCCAGAGACTGTATTAAAGCAATACCAGCATGAACTTTCAGGAGGTATGAAGCAGAGGGTAATGATTGCCTGCGCAATTGCCCAGCAGCCCCAGTTGATAGTGGCAGATGAGCCAACAACTGGTCTGGATGTAACGGTGCAAGCTGAGATTATGGATCTTCTAAAACAGATCCGTAAAGACTTTAATACTTCGATTATTTTGGTTTCCCATGACTTGCCATTGATCAATGAGATTTGTGATGACATTGTGGTGATGCATGCAGGTACTACTGTGGAGAAGATTCCATCTAAAGCTATTAAGGAATCTAGACATCCATACACAATCGCTCTCTATAACTCTCGTATTGATTTAGTCCAACCAAAGGGTGAGCTAAAGACCATCAACGGGCAACCACCATCAGTTGGAAGCTGGCCAGAAGGATGCAGATTCTCAGAGCGCTGTGATTTCGTAACCGCTGCTTGCAGAGTGAAACAAGATTTGCCTTTAATTTCACTTGGTAATAACCATCAAAGCTCTTGTCTACGACATAACGAAATTGTGAGGTAAGAGAGAAATGTATATTATTGAAGCAAAGGATGTTTCTGTAACATTTCAATCCTACGGTGACACAATCAAAGCTGTTGATCATGTGGATTTCGTTTTACCTAAGGGTCAAACTATTGGCATTGTGGGTGAATCAGGTAGTGGGAAATCAACTTTCGCAAGAGTTCTCTCCGGCTTGCAGATTCCAACATCTGGTTCAGTGACATTTATGGGCTCACCAATTCAAAATGGTAAGAACACATATGAAGGAGCCCTTCGTAAAGAAGTGCAGATGGTTTTTCAAGATCCTTATGGAAGTCTAAATCCTCGTATGCGAATTGTTAAGGCAGTTGCTGAGGCTGTACGACAGCATCAAGGTCTTGATAAAAAAGCTTCAACAAAAGTTGCTCTAGATTTATTGGAGAGCATGGGTATTAGTAATCTCGATGCTCAAAAATTCCCCAGCAAGCTATCTGGCGGACAACGTCAAAGAGCCAGTGTGGCACGCGCACTTTCAGCCCAGCCCAGCGTCTTAATTGCCGATGAACCAACATCGGCCATTGATCAAAGTGCCCAGGCTCAACTCTTGGGGCTATTCAATGAGCTCATCAAAAAGGGTCTATCCGTAGTTCTGGTTTCACATGACTTAGGTGTCATTAGATATCTCTCTGACTATGTCTATGTAATGAAAGATGGAGTCTTTGTTGAGTCTGGCAAATCTGAAGAGATTTTCAATAATCCAAAAGAGGCCTACACAAAGAAATTAATCTCATCTATTCCTGGACACGCAATTAAGTAATTAGCCAAGGCTAAGGTTGGAATCAACGCCACTTACTTGCACCACTGCCCTACCGCTTTCAAGTCTTGCCACTGGCACGCGATAGGGAGAGCAAGAGACATAATCAAGACCAATCTTGTGAAAGAAATGAATACTTGATGGATCCCCACCATGTTCACCACACACTCCGATTTTAAAATCAGCGCGAATTGATCGAGCCTGATCGGTGGCAGTCTTTACTAAAATTCCAACTCCGGCTTGATCTAATGACTCAAATGGATTAAACGGTAGAAGTTCTAAATCTAAATAACGTGGCAAGAAAGATGATTCAACGTCATCGCGGCTAAATGCCCACGTTAATTGTGTTAAATCATTTGTGCCAAATGAGAAGAAGTCGGCATACACACCTAAGCGCTCAGCAGTAATTGCAGCGCGAGGTGTTTCAATCATTGTGCCAATCGGAATATCTGCACTTTGACCAGTTCCTATAAGTGTCTTTCTAATCTCATCTTCTAAGGACTCACGCAGATACAGCAGCTCTCGTTGAGTTGCAACAAGTGGAATCATGACCTCTGGTTTTGGATCATGACCTAATTTGCGAACTTCAATGAGGGCATGAACAAGTGCTCGAACCTGCATTTTGTAGAGTTCTGGAATCAAGATTCCAAGTCGAACACCGCGCAATCCCAGCATTGGATTTGATTCATGCATGCGCTTAACAGCGGCAAAAACAGCGATATCTCTTGCTGAAATCTCACTATTGAGAGCCTCGGCTCGGGACATATTGGCTGTTAACTCGGCTAAAGGCGGCAAGAACTCATGCAAAGGTGGGTCAAGTAATCGAACTGTCACAGGTAATCCAGACATCGCCATCATGATTCCAACAAAATCTGCGCGTTGTAAGACTTCCATTTCAGCGATCACTCCACGTTGCACATCTTCGTTCTCAGCTAAAACTAACCGTTCAATATATGACCTTCTGGGTCCCAAAAACATATGCTCAGTTCTGCACAGTCCAACACCTTCTGCGCCCAAGATCCTTGCCCTAATTGCATCTTCGGGGGTATCGGCATTGGCACGAACTTCTAACCTACGAATTTTATCGGCATGAGTCAAAATACGATCCACTGCTTTAACAACAGGTGATGCTTCATCACTAGCTGATGAAAGCAGACCTTCTAAATAAGAAGTTACTGGCGATGCAACAACTGGGAGTTCACCAAGGTAAACAGCGCCAGTTGAACCATCGATGGAGATGATTTCACCTTCGTAAACACTCTCGCCACCAACTGTGAAAAACTTACCACTTTCATTGACAATAATACTTTCAGTGCCACAAACGGCAGTCTTTCCCATTCCTCGTGCCACAACAGCTGCATGTGAAGTTTTTCCACCTCGGCTAGTCAGAATTCCTTGGGCTGCAACCATTCCCACTAAATCATCAGGACTTGTTTCACGCCGAACTAAAATTACTTTCTTGCCATTTCTGGATTCATCTAATGCGCGCTTGGAGTCAAAAATAACTGCGCCCACCGCGGCGCCTGGGGATGCTGGGATTCCTCGTGCTAGCTCTTTAACTGACCCTCTAAGATCAAATTGAGGGAACATTAATTGGGCAAGTTGCGCCCCGCCCACTCTGGTTAAGGCTTCATCAATTGTTATTTTGCCTTCATCTACTAGCTGCACAGCAATGCGAAAAGCTGCTTCTGCTGTGCGCTTTCCGACTCTGGTCTGAAGAATCCATAACTTGCCTTTTTCAACAGTAAATTCAATATCGCAGAGGTCGCGGTAGTGAGTTTCTAAGTTAGCCATCACCTTCTCTAGCTCTGCATGCACTTTTGGAAATTCCTTGCCCATGTCATCAAGTGACATGGTGTTTCGAATTCCAGCAACTACATCTTCACCTTGTGCTCTAACTAAGTAATCCCCGTAACTTCCAACCTCACCAGTTGCAGGATCTCTAGTGAATGCAACTCCGGTTCCTGAATCATCACTGAGATTGCCAAAAATCATCGACTGCACATTTACTGCAGTACCTAAATCTGAGGGAATTCGTTCGCGTTGGCGATATAACTGTGCGCGTTCAGAGTTCCACGAATGGAAAACTGCCTGAACAGATCTAGTCAGATGATCCCTAGGATCGATTGGGAAAGTTTCACCTGTGAAAGCTTCTGTCTCTTTGATATATCCATCAGTTAGAGCCTGTAAGCCCTCAACCTCTAACTCTGAAATTGCAGAAACACCGAATGTGCTTAAAACACGTTGTTGGATTTTATGGAATTCACTTTGTGGTACTTCGCAAACAATTCGTCCATACATATCCACAAACCTTCGATAACAATCCCAAGCAAATTTTGGGTTTCCAGTCTGTTCTGCCAAAGCTTCTGCAACCTCTGGAGTCATTCCCACATTTAAAACTGTCTCCATCATTCCCGGCATTGAAAACTTAGCACCGGATCGAACCGAGACTAAGAGTGGATTTGCTGGATCTCCGAACTTCTTGCCCAGCTCCTTTTCCAAGTTAGAGAGTGAGTTTTCTAGCTCTTTAGGAAGAGTTTGTGGAATTTCACCAGTGAGTAAAAACTCTCGGCAGGCTAAGGTCGTAATAGTGAAACCTGGTGGGACTGGTAACCCAATCTTGACCATTTCAGCAAGGTTTGCACCTTTACCACCCAATAAATCAGATTGCGTGCGGTCGCCGAATGAAAAGGGGTAAATATATTGTGCGCTCATATTTTTCCTTTTTCAGATTTAGGGTTTGGCACTAATGGAACTCCACGAAATACCTGCGCTGGTTCTCGAAGCAGTGGTTGAGCCTTAGCGCTGAAAACTGAGATGTAATCCGTCTTGGTGTGTTTTTCAAATTCACCACGATTTTCATAGAGTTCATAGAGATAGAAAATCGATGGGTCTACCTCATCGACATAGATAATGAATTTAATGGAACCAGATTCGCCCCACGTGTTCTCGCTATGCCAGTTCAGCGCTTGACTGAATTCGGCAATTTTGTCTTCTAGGACTTTGAAAACCACCATGACTGCAAATTTCATTTTTCCCACCCAATCTCATTGACCATAGGTTGATTGTGAGAAATGCGCTCTAGCTGCTCTGTTACAAGTTTCCTAGCACGGGGTTCAAATGAACTTGAGTCTCCGCCAACGTGGGGAACAATCAATACATTCTTTTCAAACCATAAAGGGTGAGCCGTTGGAAGTGGTTCAGGGTCTGTAACATCGAGTGCGGCATGAATTCGACCGGCTCTCAAAGCCTCTAATAGATCATCGGTATTTATGACTCCGCCGCGGGCCACGTTAATGATCAGTGAACCCGGTTTCATTAAATTAAACTTCTCTTTATCAAAAAGATTTCGAGTTGAATCAGTGAGCGGGACAATCAGGACTACAACGTCAATTATGGGTAAATAATCATTGATTTTGGCTATCGGGAGCACGTTTTCACGCGCTGACTGCGCAAATCTTAAGATCTTGATTGGAAAATTAGCAATCAAGTTTTCAAATGTTTTTCCAATAGATCCATACCCAACAATTGCTACAGTTTTATCTGCCAATGAACCGGTAGTTGAGTGCTCCCATTTTCCAGCAGCTTGGTTTTTAACATATTCTGGAATGAATCTTAATTTCGCTAACATCAAAGCCAAAGCCAACTCTGCAGTGGAGTGATCATGTACTCCTTGGGCGTTATAGAGAGCTAAACCTGGACGCAAATGCTCAATGACGTCATCAAATCCGGCTGTAAGAAGTTGAACAAACTTCACATTAGGCATTTTGGGAATACAAGCAAGGGAAGGCGCCCCTGCCATGTATCCAGGCACATAGAAAGTAATCTCAGATAATTCAGCCGCATTTAAAGAAGCAATAGGTTTTGAGATCAGCTTAAAGCCTTCTGGAATAGTTAAATCGGGCCACTGACACCAGATAGTTTGAGAATTCTTAGGCATGAGGGTGACCAATCTTTACGGGCTCTTGGTTTGCCACTTCTATTACATTCGCGAAAGCGCTTGAACTGCAAATTCATGTGCAGCGGCGATGCTGCCTGTGGAAACTATCTCTTGCTTCCAGAGTGCACCACCCAAGCAGACGCCCTTAACACCCAGCTTTAAATACTCTTTTACTTCCTCTGGAGTAGCGCCACCAGAGACAACTATAGGTAAGTCAGGTAATGGTTCTAAAACACTGCGTACATATTCAACGCCGCCAACTGCCCAGATAGGAAATATTTTCACGGCAGTCGCGCCCCATTTCATGGCCTGAACCATTTCTGTCGGTGTAAGTGCACCTGGAGTTACTTTAAGACCGAGCTTCACTGCAGCTTCAATTACTTCGCGGTCTGAGTGTGGGGAAACAACAAACTCACCGCCAACATGTGCAACATCTTTTACTTGGGCAACAGTTCTTACGGTTCCAGCTCCAACTCTTTCAACGCCTTCTCTGACTAGAGTCTTAATAACTTCAATTGCATTAGGGACCGTTAGGGTCACTTCAATTGAATCTACGACAGTGTCATTGAGTGCGCGAGCAATTAATAGGGCATCCTCTGGGTTATCAGTCCTGATGACGGCAATTACTCCAGAGTTAAAGCTTCTTGTCATACTGCTGTTAATCCTGCGTCCATTGAGAACACTGAACCGTTCACAAATCTGGCTTCTGGGCTTAATAAAAATGCAATACCGTGGGCAACTTCTTCAGGAGTCCCCATTCGACCATCGAGTTGACGGGCTTCCATTAATTTCCTTGTTGCAACTGGGTCTGGTGCATCAGAGAGAATTCTGCCAATCCAGGTTGAATCAACAGTTCCAGGAGCTATTGCATTAACACGAATTCCATCAAGTGCGTGATCGGCAGCAATACAGCGAGTAAGTCCAACTACGGCAGATTTTGAGGCACAGTAGGCAACACGGTTTTTTAAACCAACTACAGCCCCTGCAGAAGCAACGTTAACAATTGCGCCTCCGCCTCGTTTAATCATCTGAGGAACAATAACTTTGCACATAATGAACGTTGCTTTGATATTTACATCAAAAGTTAAGTCCCACTCAGCAAGCGTGGTAGCTTCAACAGTACGCGCAAAACCTATCCCTGCATTATTAACTAGTGCGTCAACCTCAAAATCAGCGGTTTTCTGGGTCAAAACTGCAAGGGTATTTTCACCATCAGATAGATCTAGGTTCAAAACTTCAACGGTTGTGCCGTGTTTTAATAAACTAGTTTTAGCTATCTCTAGATTAGATAGATCTTTGTCGATTAAAAAAAGGTCGTAACCTTTCTGTGCCAAATTATCAGCGGTTGCTAACCCAATTCCGTTAGCGCCGCCAGTAATTAAAGCGAGCTTTCGACTTGAACCCTTGTAACTCATTACTTCTCAGCTACTACTTGATTCTTTAGGATTCCGATTTTTTCAATTTCAATCTCAATCACATCGCCATCTTTCATAAAAATAGGTGGCTTATAGAAGGTTCCCACTCCGTGTGGGGTGCCCGTGGTGATGACATCGCCAGGTTCTAAAGTTACGCGCTGGCTAATGTATGAAATTAGGTATGGAATATTGAAAATCAAGTTGCTGGTATTACTAGTTTGCATAGTCTTGCCATTGAGGCGTGCTTCAATTTTTAGATTGTGAGGATCTGGGATCTGGCTGGCTGGCACAATAACTGGCCCGATTGGACCATATGTGTCATATGACTTACTGCGCACCCACTGACCATCTTTAGTTTGAGCTTCACGATCAGTTACATCGTTCATGCAGGTATAACCTGAGACATAACTGAGTGCTTCACTCTCAGAGACGTGAGAGGCACGCTTGCCAATGACAACAGCAAACTCGGCTTCCCAATCCAGTTGAGTGACACCTTTATGCAAAGTGATATTTGCTCCATTGGGAATAAGTGAGGTTGTCCATTTAGTAAACAGGACTGGAGCCAGAGGAATCGGCACTCCTGCCTCGGCTGCATGATCTTTGTAGTTCAGGCCAACAGCGATGACCTTTCCAGGCATAGGAAGTGGCAAATTCATGATTTTCCCTCTCTTGTTGACTTGGCAAGATTGATAGGGCCAAACACTACCCCTTGCTTGGCATATTGTATACAGTAAACCCCTGAGCCAAGCTGAGGAGAAATTCATGCCTAAAGTCAAAATTGCCATTGCCGAAGGGGCACTTGCCGACCCAACCTGGGCTACATCTGTGGCTGAAAAATTCGACTTTGAAGTTGTATTTGGCCCTGTAGAAACTGTGGCAGAACTACAAGCAACAGCTAAAGACTGTGCTGCCGTAGTGGTTGCACTTCATAAAATGACTGAAGAAAAAATTTCTCAAATGCCAGAATCTGTTAAATGCATAAGTCGTCTTGGCGTTGGTTTAGACAGCATTGATTTAGTAGCAGCTGCAAAACATAAATTGCCAGTAATTTTCCAACCAACTTATGCATATAACGAAGTAGCAAATCATGCTGCAGCAATGGCCCTTGCATTGCATCGCGGAATTTATCAAGCCACTGTTACTACCCGGGACGGTAAGTGGATTCCTGCAACACAAATTGCCGAGATTACTTCGCTGCAAGATTCAACTCTTGGAGTAATTGGCTGTGGGCGAATTGGTCAGACATTTATAAAGAAAATGCAACCATTTGTTAAAGATGTCATTGGCTTTGATCCTGCCGTCACCGAAGCTATTCCTGGCGTGACTATGACTAAAAATCTTGATGAACTTCTTACAAAGTGCAAGGTGATTAGCATGCATGCTCCATACATGCCATCAACTCATCACATGATTGGCAAGCGCGAGTTAGCGCTCATGCAAAAGGGATCGATTTTAGTAAACGTCTCACGTGGTGGCCTTATTGATGAAGATGCATTAGTAGAAGCTCTTGAAAGTGGTCACCTAGACGGTGCTGGACTTGATGTCTTTGAGAAAGAACCACTTGCTGAAGATGCACCCATTCGCAAAACAAAAAATTTACTGCTATCACCGCACATAGCTTGGTATTCCAAGAGTTCGGGTCCTCGCTTAGTCGAGTGGGGATTAATGGACGCAGTAAATTTCATTACAAAGCAAACGATCAGCAACGGCAAATTCGCTGCAGGACCATTCTAGGAATAAGGGAGACACACTGATGGAAGAGATTTTCGTTCCGGCGCTTGGAATGGCAATGGATAACGCAGTATTGCTGGAGTGGCTAAAGCAACCAGGTGATGCTGTTAATGCCGGCGATGTTGTTGCAATTATCGAGACCGATAAGACAACGTTAGATTTACCGGCCGAATCTTCTGGTGTACTCGGTAAGCATAGATACGTAGTAAACGATGAAGTCCCTGCAGGAAATACGATTGCTGTGGTGCTCGCACCAGGCGAAGTGGAGTGATCGATGAGTAATTTAGATAAGAGCACAGCTATTTCACTATTGCGCCAAATGATGGTGATTCGTGATTTTGAAGAAACGGCAGACAAATTATGTCTGCGAGGCAAAGTTCCTGGCGGAATGCACAACTCTTCCGGTCAGGAAGCCGTAGCGGTTGGAACTCTTTCCGCTATTGCTAAAGATGACGTAATAGCTACAACACACCGATCCCACCATCACACCCTGGCAAAAGGGTATTCAGCAAAAATTGTGATGGCGGAACTTATGACTAAGTCAACTGGAATTTCACACGGACGTGGTGGTTCTATGCACTTAGCTGAAGTTTCACAAGGACATTTCGGGGGGAATGGAATTGTGGGCGCAGGTGTTGGAATTGCGATGGGCGCAGCGCTTGGCATTCAACATATTGGTGACAAGAAAATTGCTGTTGGCTTCGTCGGTGATGGTGGTATGAATACCGGTAGAACATGGGAATCAATCAATATGGCAGCTATTTGGAAGCTTCCATTGATTATTCTTGTTGATAACAATCAATACGCAGTGGAAACATTCGTAGGGCGAGTAACCGGTGGTGGCGATCTTGCTAAACGCGCATCTGGTTTTGGTTTGCCTTCATACAACATTGACGGACAAGATGTTCTAGAGGTCCGCAAATATGTTTCAGAGGCTCGCGAGCGCGCCCTTGCTGGTGAAGGTCCAACCTTTATCAACGCTCTTACATATAGGTATTACGGCCACAATGTGGGTGAAAAAGGCCAATATCGCACTCAGGAAGAGATTGCCCAGTGGCGAACTACTCAAGATCCAATCGATAAATTTACTGAAAAAGTCATCTCACTGGGTTTTGCTAACCAAGGCGAAGTTGATGAACTTCGTGCATCGGTTCGCAAGGAAATTGAAGAAGCGGTTGCATTTGCTGAATCTTCACCAGAACCAGAAATTTCAACAATCACTCAAGGGGTAGATTCAGGAAAGTTAGGAGTACAACTATGACAACTGAGGTGAAAGCCGTTACCCCTACATATTCTGAGGCATTCCAATCTGGAGTGCGCGAAGAGATGAACCGCAACAAAAATATATTTATTCTAGGCACCGACTTAGTAGAACGCGGTGGCCACTTTGCTCAGGTGAAGGGAATTGCACAAGAATTTGGTCTGAAGCAAGTTCGAGATGCTCCTATCTCTGAAGCTGCAATGGTCGCTGCAGGTATGGGAGCGGCCATGTATGGCTGTCATCCAATTGTTGACTTGAACTTCATCGACTTCTCACTTGGTGCCATGGATGAAATCATTAACCAAGCAGCAAAGATTAGATTTATGTTCGATCGGCCAGTACCGCTGGTCATTAGAGCCACATCAGGAGTTGCACTCGGTGGAGCCCACCATTGCAACTCACTTGAATCTTTCTTTGCCCATACTGCCGGTCTGTCTCTAGCTGTTCCATCGACTCCAATGGATGTAAAGGGATTGATTAAGACCGCACTTCGCAATGAAGACCCAGTCGTATTTTTAATGCACAAGAAGTTGTCGGGCATTAGAGGTGAAATTGGGGACGAGAAATACTTCATCCCATTCGGCAAGGCTAATACAGTTAAAACTGGAAAAGATGCGGCAATCATTACTTACGGATACTCCGTAGTTACTGCAACTAAGGCCGCACAAGCTTTGGAAGCTGAAGGAATTTCGGTTGAAGTCATTGATTTACGTACGCTTTATCCAATTGACCAAGACGCCATTGACGCCGCGGTTACCAAATATGGCCGAGTCGTAGTCCTTGATGAAGCCCCACTATTTGGCTCAATTACTGCAGAAATCGCCGCAACTGCTTCTGAACGCAACTTCAAGTCATTAAAGGGACCAATTGTTAGAGTCGGTGCAGTTCGTGCACCACTTAGCGCAAACCCTGCAATGTCTGAAGCTGCGATTCCTTCAGTGGATCAAGTATCAAAAGCCGTTAAACAAGTAATGTCCTACTGAAAGGGAAGCCACAATGAGTAAAAATGCTTTTAGCGTAGCTGGCAAGGTTGTTGTCATTACTGGAGCTGCTGGAGGAATTGGCATGGAAGTATGCCGACAACTTGGTGGCGATGGCGCAAAACTTATTATGGCCGATATTGATGAAGCAGCTTTAGCTGCTGGAAAAGCTGAATTAGAAGAGCGCGGCATATCTGCGGTAACTTTTAAAGCTAATACCAGTGTTGAAGCTGATGTCATCTCGCTGTTTAAATATGTTGCTAAAGAATTTGGAATGGCAGATATTTTGGTGAATAACGCAGCAGCTGGAACTCACACTCCACCTCAAGACACAACTCTTGAAATTTGGAATACAGTAATTGGGACTTCCTTAACCGGCTACTTCCTTAATGCTCGTGAGTTTTCTAAATTGGCTATCGCTGCAAAGAAGCCTGCCGCGGTTGTGAATATAAGTTCCATTGCTGGAAGCTCTGCAATTGGGCGCGGTAACTTTGCTTATAGCGTTGCTAAAGGTGGCGTTAACCAAATGACTCGTGAGCTTGCCATTGAATGGGCAAAGTCAAAGATCCGTGTAAACGCTATCCAGCCTTGTTCAGTCAACACTCCTGGTTGGCGCAAATGGGTTGAGACTGAAGGCGAAAAAGCAAAGCCATTAATGGACCTGCTAGTGCGTGGAATTCCAATGGGCCGCGTTGCAGAGCCAGAAGACATCGCTCATGCGGTGCATTTCTTGGCTAGTGATGCCGCAGCCATGGTTACAGGCACGATCCTGCCCGTAGATGGCGGTAATTTGGCTTATAACGCAGGTGGAACCCTGGGAGATTATTAAAACTGCGGCTTAATCAATCTGTTCGGCTGCTTCAGACTGCCAACTCTCAACTCTGGTGATGCACTAACTGCGCTGGTGGGCTATTGTTGTTTACAAACAACAATCTCATTGGAGTAAGTAGATGGCGCTAAAACCCCTTGGACTCGGCCTAGCTTCACGTCGCGTACTTTCAGATGTTGTAACAGATGACTTACGAGATGCAATTATTTCCCATGACCTAGAACCTGGTCGCCGCATAGCTGAAGATGAATTAGCACTTCAGATGGGTGTATCTCGCGGGCCGATTCGCGAAGCTTTGATGCGCTTAGACCGTGAAGGTTTAGTAACAATTGAGCGACATAAAGGTGCACGCGTAGCATCATGGAATGACACAGATATCCAAGAAATTTACTCGATGCGAAGCGCCCTTGAAGTTCTAGCTATCGAGTGGGCATGTAAGAACGCGACAACTTCAGATATTAAAGCTATGGAAGAAATTCTAGAAACTTACAATAAATTAACTGAAAAACAACGCACTCCCCGTGAAGTAAGCCGCTTAGATTTGGAATTTCACACCGCGCTCTTTGCATCAGCCCACCATGAGCGCTTATTTAAGACATGGGAAGTTCTACGTTCTCAAATTCACGCATTTTTGGTTTACACCTGGTCACAAGATGGAAAAATTAATAAAGTCTTTTTGCCTAAATGGGGCCCTGATCACGAAGTTTTCGTTGAAGTGATCCGTAAAAAGCAAATAGATAAGGCAAAAACTGTTGTGCTCGAGCACGTTGAACGTGGTTTAGCTCGAGTTGCAACCCACTTTGTTGAAGAAGCTAAGCCAAAAAAGAAAGCACCTAAGCGCTAAGTTCCTTTATTGAGTTCCAAATTGCTTCAGATATTTGAATGGCTGCTTTGTTCTTCTTTCGTTCATTATTTTCAACATCACCTGGCACCAGTACTGGGCGCTCTGGATTTGCTGGTGTAGTTGATCTAATTGCTTGAGTCGCTTCAGAGATTTCGTCTTTGAAAAGACTGAGCCCAAAGAATTTATCTGGATCAATTGCAATAAGAACTGTTCCAAAGCCATGTGAATATCCTGCATTCATAGAAGGATGATTTCCTGAAAGCGCACCACCTAAAAGTTCAATCATTAAGCTCATGCAATAGCCTTTATGGCCTCCAAATGGGAGTAATGCCCCGCCGCTATAAAAATCTTCAGGGTTTGTAGATTCTTTTCCATCTTTATCAATGACAGTACCAAGAGGAATCTTGCTGCCATTGGCACGAGCAACTCGTAGCTTTCCTTCGGCACTTGATGCTGTTGCAAAATCAATTACAACCGGCTCATCATTTGAAGGAATACCCACTGCAAGTGGATTAGTTCCAAATAAACGGTCTTTGCCACCAAAGGCAGCGACAGCTGGATCGGCATTGCACCACATCATCGAAATGAGATTCATGCTTGCTAGAGTTTCAATGTATTCACCTAACCGGCCAATATGGTTACAGGAGCTAATTGAAATTGCACTAATTCCAAATTCTTTTGCCTTTGCGGCCGCAACGTCCACTGCAAACTTGCAAGCTATCTGTCCCCATCCCCAATGTCCGTCAATAACAACCGTGCCGCCGGTTTCACGGACAATTGTTGGGACTGCTTTGGGATCAATAACTTTGTCTTGAATTGACTTCGTGTACTCAAGTAAGCGAATTATTCCGTGGGATGCGTGACCAGCTTCTTGTGCCTGTACGAGAGACTCGGCAACTGAATCAGCATAGTTTTTGGGGGTTCCGAATTTCTCTAAAATCTTTGCTGATACTGCAAGAACTTCTGCCCTTGATATTCCAACGTTTTTTACTTGATCTGACACGGTTTACCCCTTGACTGGTAGCGCAATATCGTTAACAATTAACAATTGAGGGTATATCTCATGGCAGCAAAAATCAACATCTGGACGGAGAGTTTTCATGAAAGTTACTGGGTTGGAAACTATTCGCCTAGCCGAATTTCCCGCGATCTTATTTTTACAAGTGCATACCGATGAAGGCTTGATCGGGCTTGGTGAGAATTGTGTTGGTGTTGAAAGTGTTGAAACTTTTCTTCATGAAAGCGTCGCACCGCGATTATTAGGCAAAAACCCCCTGAATATCAATGAAATTCACGAGATTTTGCATCAAGATTTTATTGGCTTTAACGGCTCTTCGATCGCAGTTCGAGCAACTTCCTCAATAGATATTGCGTTGTGGGATTTATTTGGCCAAGTTACTGGACAACCAATTTATCAATTACTCGGTGGAAAAGTGCGCGATAAAATTCGCGCGTACAACACATGTGCTGGTTCTGCATATGCAAAAGGATCATCAAATATTGACCGAAATCGAAAAGCTCAACTAGGAACTGTCACTGATAATGAATATGAAGATCTCTTTGCATTTTTAAATAATCCGGAAGATCTAGTAGCAAGCCTTAAAGCAATGGGCATGACGGCAATGAAAATCTGGCCATTTGATGAAGCCTCAATTAGATCCGGTGGTCAAACGATTGACAAAAAAGATTTGCGCGAGGCAGTTGATTTATTTAGACGTGCTCGTGAGGCAGCAGGAACTGATTTTGACATTATGTTGGAGATGCATTCACTATGGTCAACACCTGCTGCAACAATTATTGCAAATGCTGTTGAGGAGTATTCACCGTTCTGGTTTGAAGATCCGATTCGCAATGAAAGTACTGATGCACTTATAAGACTCAAGAATTCAATCAATTTGCCCATAACCGTTGGCGAAACTACTGGAACTCGTTGGGATCATCACCGACTTCTATCTTCAAGAGCAGTTGACCATTTAATGCTAGATCCTGGCTGGGTCGGTGGAATTACTGAAGCTTCAAAAGTTATAGCACTTGCATCAACCTACGGTGTGCCAGTGGCACCGCATGATTGCACCGGTCCCGTTGTGCTAACTGTGGGAACTCACCTGGGCGTGACTTATCCAAATGTTGAATTACAAGAGATGGTTCGTGCGTTTTATTATGGCTGGTACCAAGATATGGTCACAGTTCTACCCAAGTATGAAAATGGTTTCTTAACGCCTCCATCAACGCCAGGACTTGGCACCGCTCTTCAACCAGGCATAAATAAGCGCTCGGACGCAATTGTTAGATGGAGCCGGCTTGAGTAACGATTTAATCCTTGGATTGGATGTTGGAACCTCATCTGTAAAAGCGCTCTTCATTAGTGTTGATGGTGAGATTCTAAAGCGAGTCGAAGTAAAGATTGCTACAACCAGTACTGATATCTCACTTGCAGAACAATCGGCGCAAGATTATTTAGATGCGCTATCTCAAATATCGCACAATAACGCCGCCTTAATTTCTCGCGTCGTATCAATTGGTCTTTCGGGTCATACTCCATCAGTTGTGTGTGTCGATAGCCAAGGAAACAGTGTCCGCCCCGTCATGACATGGCAAGATAACCGAGCCACTCAAGAAGCTGATGATTTGCTCGCACAATTTGGAAATCCATTTGACGTTATCGGAACTTCACTTCCGTGGTCAGCGAGCGCATGTCCGGCAAAGTTACTGTGGTTATCACGGCATGAACCAGAGTCTGTATCTAAAACTCGTTGGGTTTTGCAGCCAAAAGATTTCGTAGGACTGCACTTGACCGGCAAAGCCATCTCTGATCCTTGGTCATCAAAAGGTATTTGTAATGTACTAACACGTGAACCAATTAAGCATTTATTGGAATTTATCGGATGGGATTCAAACATCCTTCCAGAACTTTTGGATGGCTTTAAAAGTCGGGGTGGTGTCAGTGATCAAGCTGCACATACATTTGGTTTACCAGTAGGAATCCCAGTAAGTGTTGGTTGGTCAGATGCCATGTGTGGCATGGTGGCCCTTAATGTTATGAATGAGCCCAGTTCATTTATTATTACTGGTACTTCTGCAATTGTTGGAGCTTCCACAACGACCCCACCTAAAGATGGTGGTTCTCTCTATGTAATTCCTAATACCTGTGCTCCACTTGCAATTACCTACGGTCCCACCCAATCCAGCGGGAGTGCACTCTCTTGGATTGCTGCTCTCTTAGAAACTACCAACGACGAGGCAATTAACATGGCTGAGCGCTCTCACAGCCCGGATTTACCCATCTTTTTGCCCTACATATACGGCGAACGCGCCCCATTGTGGCGCACGGATCTGCAAGGTGGCTTTTATGGGCTGGGCGGGGCAACGGCTCAATCGGATTTGGCCGCCTCTGTTCTAGAGGGTATTTCCTTTGCAGAAAAACAAGTGATTGAAACTGCCGAAAACTTAAACTCCTCAGTTAATCCATTAATCAAGCTTGGCGGACATGCCGGAAATGATCAACGCTGGGAAAGTATTCGATTGAAAACTTTGGGCAGGGCGATTTCGCGTTATGAAGACACCGATACCACTACTCGCGGATCAGCAATTCTGGCTCATGCTTTAATAACTAAGAATTTAGCTAAATCCACTGAAGTTTTGGCGTTTAATTCGATAAAATCATCTCCATCAGAACTCCAAAAGAACTATTCCAAGAATAAGTACCGAGAATTCTTGTTAGCGCAAGAAAGTGCATTACAGCTAGCGGATCACAAAAAGGAACGAGGGTAGGGTTTTGAAACAGAGCAATCGGTTAAATAATTTGAAACAACTCTTCAATGTGCGCAAGCCTGTCTTGTCTGCAAAGAAACGTCGCGTACAAAGATCACACACTATTTATGACCTTCGCTTAGCTGCCAAAAAAGCTACACCTCGCGGTCCCTTTGATTACACCGATGGTGCTGCCGAACAAGAGATCTCTCTTAATCGTGCCCGTACCGCTTTTGAAAATATCGAGTTCTCGCCACACATTCTGCGCGATGTTTCTAATGTTTCTTTGGAATCAAAGATGCTCGGCGTTACTTACAAAATGCCAGTAGGAATTGCCCCCACTGGTTTCACTCGCATGATGCATACAGATGGCGAAAAAGCTGGAGCAGCAACAGCAGCTGAGTTTGGTATCCCATTTACGCTCTCGACTATGGGCACAACATCAATTGAAAAAGTTAAAGAAGCAGCGCCTACAGGCAGTAACTGGTTTCAACTTTATCTTTGGAGAGACCGTGATCGGAGTATGGAGCTCATAGAACGGGCCAAAAACGCTGGTTACGAGGGTCTGGTGCTCACTGTGGATGCACAAGTAGCTGGTGCCAGATTGCGCGATGTTAGAAATGGTTTAACGGTTCCACCAACTCTGACCCTTAATACTTTTCTTAATGCACTTCCTCGCCCTGGCTGGTGGTGGAATTTCCTAACTAAGGAGCCGTTGAATTTCGCTGCTCTTGAATCCTGGAATGGCACCGTTGCACAGTTAATGGACACGATGTTTGATCCTTCAATGACGTATGAGGATTTGAAGTGGATTAGATCTATCTGGAAAGAGAAGTTGATTGTAAAAGGTGTGCAACGCCTAGACGATGCTCTCAAGTGTGCTGATTACGGTGTGGATGCCGTCGTGCTTTCAAATCATGGTGGTCGACAATTAGATCGCGCACCCGTTCCCTTTGAATTACTGCCCCAAGTAAGACGAGAATTGAAATCAAGTATGGAACTACACATTGATACTGGAATCATGCACGGTGCAGATATCGTGGCAGCTAAAGCTCTAGGTGCCGATTTTACTTGGATCGGTAGAGCTTACTTATATGGCCTAATGGCTGGCGGCAAAATTGGTGTCGAGCGCACAATGACAATTTTGCAGACTCAAATGGTTCGCACGCTTAAACTTCTAGGTGCACAATCATTTGAAGAAGTCGATTCCTCAATGATTAAATTCCTCTAATATTCAACTATGAAAACAGTATTAGCGCCAAAAAAGAGCGAGAAGTCTAAGATTCAAAAGATTGCCTTTGACTTGGTTGAAAGATTGCGCGAAGGAGGCGTTGTTCTTATCGCTAGTGAAAGTGCTTATGTCGCAATCGCTGATCCTGCCAGTAGTGATGGGGTTGCCTCTTTTAGATCCTTAAAGGATCTAGCAGCTGATATTTCCTTTCCAGTCTTTGTTAATGATGTTAATGACTTGCTTTCATATCTTCCTACGATTTCTGATCGTGACCGCTTATTAACCTCAGCCTTTTGGCCGGGCTTACTTAATATTGAATTCATAACCAATGAAGTTCTGCCCTCTAATTTGGGGGCCGATTCCACGCCAGCCTCAATAATGGCGCGAAAGCCTAATAACCCGCTCTTAAATGTGGTCTCTGAATTGATGGGGCCCGTGATTTATACCGCCCTTAAAGATAAGAACGGTAAAACATTAAAAACTCTCGTGGGGATGCTTCCTGCACACAAGAAGTTAATAGAGATTGCTGTTAACTCAGGAGCTATTAAGTCTGCAAAGCAGACAAGTGTGGTCTCCTGTGTTGGCAGTCAACCACAAATGGTCCGTGAAGGAAGTATTGCTTATTCTGAGATTAAAAAAGTTATTCCGAGCCTGCAAAAGCTTTAGTTACTTCATCTCCAGCGGTTTTCCAAGTTCTGGAATCCACACGCGACCGTTTGGTTCAAGTCGCTTGTAGGTATCTGTAAATTCATTCAGGTCCAGAGTCGCAGTCTGATTAAATTCCTCATCCTCGCGCCATAATCCAAAGTGCATTGGTACAGCTACCTTGCATCCTTGGCGCCATGCAAGAAATGCTGCTTCCTTGGTATCCATATTTCCAGTAATACCGTTGATGCAGATCAATGAAATATCAGTTCGGTTCTCAGTGTCATCAACAATTCTGGCGTCATATTCAGTATCGCCAGAGTGATAAATTCTCCACTTGCCGACAGTTATTAAATATCCTGTGGCATCTGGAGTTGGTTCTGGTTCAAACATATGACGGGCATATACAGCTTCAATTTTAATATCGCCAACTTCTACAACTTCTCCACGATTAATTAATACTGAGCGATCACCGTAAAATCCACCGGCTCGTGCCAGCTTAATAACATTAAAAGGGCCCATGTAACGAGTTTTTGGATGTTTAGAGAACGGGATGATCGCTTCTGGGTCTTGATGGTCATCATGTGAGTGCGTAGCAAGGACTGCATCAAATTCAGACTCTTCTGGAGAAAGAGGGGCTGGGTATCCTCGGGCAATGCCATAGGAAGTCTTAACCGAATCAGTTAAATAAGCATCAATACAAACCGTGAAGCCACCTGGGCTCTTAATGACAAAGCCTGCTTGCAGTAACCACCACACGTGCACAGCACCTTGTGGGACAGGAGTATCGCGGATTGTCGGCCAAAGTGAACCTTTGTTATCAACCATTTCCATCCTCCTTCTTAATCGAGTTACTAACCCTTAATTGCACCGGCGGTTAAGCCAGAAATTACGAACCGTTGAATAAACATATACAGGATTACTGGTGGTAAACCATAAATTATCGCACCAGAGAGTACTTCTTGAATAGGCGTATCCAACTGTGACATTGTTGAAGCTAAACCTACTGAAGCAGGGTATTTACCCTCTGTTGAGATCATTGTTACTGCAATCAAATACTCTCCCCAACTTGCAAAGAAAGCAACCACTCCCACGGCAAGAATTGCTGGTGAACACAATGGGATAATAATTCTGCGTAGTACACCCATAGGGGTATTGCCATCAATCTGAGCTGCTTCGATTACTTCTCTTGGAATTCCTTCAAATGCAGGTTTAAGAATCCACACACCGACAGGAATTACAAATGCCGCGTGGATGAGTGAGAGCGCAGCTAATGAGTCTGTAAGGTGGAAATTGCTATAGATTTTAAAAATTGGAATAACGATAAGGGCTTCAGGCAACATCTGAGTGAAAAGCAACATAAGGCCAAATGCGAGCTTGCCACGCCACTTAAACCAAGAGAGCGCGTATGCACCAAGTATGGAAAGGATTGTTGTAATTGCAGTTGTTAGTAAGGCTACAAACCCTGAATTAATTAACCATCGGCCCATCTGCTTTTCACCAAATATTTGGTGGAAACCATGCAGATTAGGTGTAATTGGATATAGAACTGGTGGATAGCGCAAGGTTACTTCAGGTGGCTGAATTGCAGTAACTACCATCCAATAGAGCGGGAATAATACGAGCAAGCTCACTAAGAGGATGACAAAGTAGCGAAGTGTGGATCGAATTGCATTACTTAATTTTGATCCGGTAACAATGGCCATTTTAGTTACTCTTTTCAGAGCGAGATTGAAGCGCTAGGAAAACAACTGCAATTACAAAAGTCACAATCAAACCAATAACACCAATTGCTGATGAGAGGGCTAAGTTGTAGTACTTAAAGGCAGTGTTATAGACGGCTAGAACCAAAGTCTCGGTATCGCGCTCTGGCCCGCCGCCAGTGGTTAGGTAGATCATGCTGAACTGCCGAAATGCGAAGATAAAGGCTAAAAGTGAGAGCAGTACGAAAGTTGGACGAATACTAGGCAGCGTGACGGTCTTAAATCTCTGGAATGGACCTGCACCATCAACAGTTGCCGCTTCGGTCAAATCTTCAGGCACACCTTGTAAGGCAGCCAAGAAGACAATGCTATAAAACGGAAAGGTTTTCCACATAGACATCACAATAATCGAAACGAAGGCATAAGGACTTGAAGTCAACCAGCCACCAGATGTATCAAAAGGTAAGTGCTGGTTCAAAATTCCAATAACACCAAATGCTGAATTTAAAATCCAAATGAATATGATTACAGATGCAATATCTGGAAAAGCCCAAGGCGCGGTCATAAGGGCGCGAATTCCGGCTCTTCCCCTAAATTTCTTATTTACCAGAATCGCAGTTAATAACCCAGCTCCGACTGAAAAAACTACATTTAAGAATGCATAGGTTGTTGTGATTCGAAGACTTGCCAAGAAGGTTGTGCTGTGAAGCAAGGCGTAGTAATTATCAAGACCAACAAAACTTACTTTCTTATCAGCTGCCGCACCTAGAGTCTTATCGGTAAGGCTGGTCCAGATCGCTTGCGTGATTGGATACACCACCAACATGCATACCAATAAAATAATGGGTAGCGTTAAAAGGTACGGTAATTTGGAATAAGAAAACCGAGACGATGATTTCTTCTTCATAGAATCATCATCTCGGTTTTCTCTCCCTATTTTTTAGTTCCTGTTTGCCTAAGCTTTATAGATTTAAATCTTAGAGCGATTTGGCTAGAATTAGAAGCTCCTTCTGTGCTTGATCCATTGCTTGCTGAATTGTCTTCTTTTTATTGATGGCAGATTGCAAGTTGGTCAAGACGATAGTTCCGTATTCATCACTCTTAGTAATGAAGTCACCCATCATGTCCATTGGAGTAATAGGAACACTTGGAGGTGTTAGGAAGCCATCGATCCAAGGCAGAGTCTTTAGGTATGCCTTGAACGCAGGAACAGCGGCCATTTCTGGGAATGGTGGGATGAAGTCAAGACATTGCATAGTTAGGTCAGCCATGTTTTCTGGCTTGAACAACCATGTCAAGAATTCAGTTGCAGCAGCTTTGTTCTTGCCCAATCGGTTGAGTGAGATTGGGTGAACGCGTGATGCAGCCTTGTGGCTTGCGTGTGGCAACGGAACGCTGCGAAGTTTTGCGTATACAGCTTCGTTAGTCGCCTTAAGCGTATTAACTGCTGCTGATACCCAGAATCCCTGAGCGATACGGCCATTTGCTGCAAGTTGAGTTGCTGCAGCATTGTTAATTCCCTTTGGAATTGCTGCGTTGTAAAGGTCTAACCACAGTTGCATTGCCTTAACAACTGCTGGTGAGTTTGCCTTTGGTGTCTTACCTACAGCCCAAATACCGTCGTACATGTTGACCCAGTTCTGCATGTTGAACCAGAAGTCACCTTGCTCGGCCATTGTGTTTGGGTGCCAGAAACCATATTGGTTTGGCTTCTTTGTAAGCTTCTTAGCTGCAGCTAACAATTCATTTGCAGTTGTAGGTGGCTTGATGCCAGCCTTTGAAAATAGTTCTGAGTTGTAAAGTAGACCGAAGTTAACAGTCACGATACTTACGCCGTAGCACTCTCCACCCTTAGTCACATAAGCGTGAATCTTTGGGTTTGGAGTTACTTTCGCAGCCTTGATGGCCTCTGTAAGTGGCAAGAAGTAGCCGCTCTTAAATAAACGAACTGCCAAGTCTGGTGTAGACATGATTAGATCGTCGGTAAGAGTTCCTGCTTCTAGGCCAGTCAGAACCTGGTTTACGTACTGAGCAAATGGCCAACCAGTTAATTTAACTTCGCTAGTTGTGCTCTGTGCGTTGAACTTTCCAATTACGGATTCCCAAGCTTCTTTACGGCCTGGTTCTACGCCCATCCATGTTGTGATGTTCAGTTGGGTCTTTGCTGCATTAGCGGTAGTTGCTCCTGCAACTGATCCGACAGCAACAGCGCCTGCAACAGTTCCTGCACTCTTTATGAATCCGCGACGACTAACTTTCGCGTTAGTGATATCAAGAGCATCTACTGTTTCGTTTTGCTTCTTACTCATAAGCATTTCCCCCCGATGGAATCTAAAACTAAATGCGTCACAATTTGTGAACTGTATTTAGTTAACAGTTCCTGTATATTCCACCTTACGGGAGCGTAGGTCAAGGGCTTTGAGGTAAATTTCCCATAACTTTTACGCTCAGTTGGCCAGGTAGCCGCCGTCTACTGGCAGTACAACCCCGCTGACATAGTCTGAGGCTGCCGAGGAGAGAAAGAGGGTAGCCCCAGCCAAATCATTGGGCTTGCCCCAGCGTCCCATCGGAATTCGACTGGTTAAGAATTCAAATCGGGCTTTATCTTGGCGAACTGCATTATTGATATCAGTCTCAATAAAGCCTGGTGCGATCGCATTGACGTTAATGCCCATTGGCGAAAGCTCATTTGAAAGACCGCGCGTTAATCCACCAAGAGCAGACTTTGCAGCAGTGTAGCTAATAACATTTTTACCACCTAAGAAAGTCCACATTGAGGCTGTGAAGATAATTTTTCCACTTCCTCGTGCGGCCATACCGCGGGCAAACTCTCGTGAAAGGAGAAATGGTGCATTCAAATCAATTTCAATTGTCTGATCCCATTGCTCATCGGTGTGCTCTAGAACAACGCCTCTGTTTGCGATTCCGGCATTATTTACCAAAATATCTATTTTAGAATCTTTCAATGTTGATATGAGTTTTTTCGTTTCAGATCGCTCTCTTAAATCACAAGCCATCGCACTAAATTCAACCCCGTGACTTGTGACAACTTTCTTGAGCTCGTCATCGGGCTCTTGTTTTGAACTAACTGCAATAATGTTTGCTCCGAACTCGGCGAGTATGGATGCCATCGCAAATCCAATTCCTTTGCGGGCCCCGGTTACTACCGCTGTTTTTCCGCTTAAATCAAAAATCCCTCGATATGACATGGCTCCCCTTTAAAAAAATTTTGCCTCAATGGCTAGTAACTCTGCTACAGATACCTTAGGATTGTCAATAGTTAACAACTCCAGCGTTCAGCTCGGGTTAATAAGGGAGAAATTTCATGCAAGGTTTATTCATTCCGCAATTCACGGCTTTCGATAAAAATAATAACGTTGACTACGTTGCAACTATCGAACATGCCAAATGGCTTCTATCCAACGGTGTGAGTGGGCTAGTTCCATTTGGAACTTTTGGTGAAGGGGCCTCGATTAGCTTGCGTGAGCGTATGAAGATCACTGAGCAATTAGCTGATATTTCCCATAATTCTGCGCTCATCCCAACAGTTATCTCTAATAGCTTAGGCGATATATGGGAATACCTCGACTTTGTTAAAGATATTCCAGTCGAGGCAATCATGGTGATTCCGCCAAGTTACTTTAAGCCAATAGATAATCAATCCCTTATCGATTTCTATAAGGCAGTGGCTAGCCGCACTCATCACAAAATAGTCGCCTACAACATCCCTGCTTGCTCAATGAAAATTGACTCTGAGGTAGCTAAAAATATTCCGATCTGGGGTGTAAAAGATTCCAGCGGTGATATTAATTCAGCCAAAGATTATCTAGACAATGGGGTACGCGTGTTACTAGGAAGCGATATTTTATTGGCGCAAGGCATCGCACTTGGTGCATCAGGTGGAATTTGTGGACTTGGCAACTTTTTCCCTAAACACCTCACCAAAGTTTATAGACTTGCAAGTGAGGGAAAGAACGCAGAAGCTGAAGAACTCATTAAAGCAACTGTGGGTGTTTTTGATGCAATCTTGAAACCTGGTTTTGATTTTGTTAAAGCTATCGGATGTTTAAAGAATGCTGCGCCTCTAATTATCCCAACAAAAGTTGGCGACATGCGACTTCCTTGCCCAACTCTGCGATCAACAGATGCTGAATTAAAGAATTTGGCGCGAGCTGTAGAAGAGTTAGAAAGCCACGCTATTTAATAAGTAGCTCGGCCACCACTTAAATCAAAAGTGAATCCAGTTGTAAAACTGCATGCAGGTGAGATTATCCAGGCTGCCATCTCAGCTGCTTCGCTAGTTTTACCTAATCGGTTCATTGGTATCCGTGATTTAAGTGCAGTTAACTGGGATTCTGAGAAACTTTCAGTCATTGGACTATGAATCAGGGCTGGAGCCATTGTGTTTATGGTTACTCCAGTTGTTGCATACTCTTTGCCAACACTTTTAACTAGACCGATAAGTCCAGCCTTTGTTGCCGAATATGCCACTAAAAGCGGATTTCCCTCTTTGCCTGAAATGCTGGCCATGTGCAAAATTCGGCCATAGCCACGATCGGCCATTCCTTTAATTACGGCTTTAGTAAGAATTAATGCCCCTCTTAAATTAATGGCATAGACCAGGTCAAAATCGGCAATATCTACATCTTCAACCTTTTCACCATTCTTACCAAGAATCCCAACGCAATTAACTACTGCTTTTAATGCTCCAAGCTCAGACTCAACTTTGTTAACACAGCCAAGAATCGAACTTTCACTCACGAAATCCACTTCAAAAATATGAAAGCTTCCACTATTTACTTCACTCTTGATTTTCTGCAGCTCAGCTAAGTTCTTATCGCATGCTGCCACTACGGCTCCTCGTTTACTCAATGAGATCGCAATTTCTTTACCGATCCCACTAGCAGCCCCAGTTACCAAAACTAGGTGGTCTTTGATATCAGTCGTTACCATTTATGCCCCTGCTTTCAAGTAGTCGTGCAAAATAGTTCCTGGGACTAGTGCAAAATCTGCTTTCCAATAAAAAGATTCAATGGTTTCTAGAACTGGCAATAGATGAAATGGTGCACTTTCATTAAATTCAATTGTTAATTGTGAAGGACCGCGCCAACATTCTTTAACAACTACGTCTGACAAAATTCTAGATGTGATCTGGTTGATTCCTTGGGTACCGTCAATATTTCTTATGACCTTATGGTTAATATTTTCTCGAAATGGGAAGTATCTCTCGAGCTCGCTCACTTGAGCTGCCTTATTACTCACTGGCATCACTACTCTAGAGATGACGTCCTTCCCCCGAAAAACCTCTGCAACAATTTCATTATTGATAGTTTTGATTTTAGTGTTGCCCATTTTCTTGGGTTGCCCGTGAATCTCTCGACCTTGAGTTAAACCAACTTCAGAGCTAATCAATAAGTTAGTACTGAAGCCGCCAAAATGATCCACTCCTTTGGAGTTTATTTTCACTCCCACCATCACATTAGTCTCTTCAACCTCGCCCATGCCTTCAACAATTGGCATGTAGTAGTTGTGAATCATTACTAAATCCCCAAGGCTTTTAACTGGAGAATCGATGTGTTTTACAATTGCAGCGGGGTCGGTGCGATAAACCGTGGTTAGGATTGTTACGTCTTTATATCTAATGGGAAAAGGCGGGTACATCGGTGCAAGCTTTGGCGTAGACCATATCCCTGCAACGTTCTGATCCATTTTCTTTATTCCTAACGGTTATTTTTGCGCCAATACTTTGCCTGGGTTCAATATTCCATTTGGATCCATTGCATCTTTAATAGAGCGCATCAGCGCTACTGCATTTTCGCCAGTCTCTTCAACTAATAATTCGATCTTTCCCATGCCAATTCCATGCTCACCAGTGCAGGTGCCGTTCATGGCAATAATCTTTGAGGCAAGCAGATGAGTAATCTCGCGGATTTCAGTCAACTCATTGGGATTTGATGGATCTGTGATGATCATGCAATGAAAGTTTCCATCTGCGACATGTCCAAAAATGCTAAATGGAAATTCATGGGTGCTTAAGATTTCATTACATGCCTCAACTGCATTAGCAAGAGCTGAAAGTGGTACCGCCATATCGGTACTGACTATTCGTTTTCCAGGATAAATATGAACGTTTGACCAATAAGCATCATGTCGTGCTTGCCAAAGTTTACGGCGAGCGCTTTCATCGCTAGTCCATTCAAAGTTGGACCCTCCGAATTCAGCCACAATTTCAGCAACGCTTTGGGCGTCAGACTCCACGTTCGTTGGGCTGCCATGGAATTCAAATAAAAGCGTTGGTTGTTCAGGAAGAGTTAAGCCACTGTGTTTATTAGCATTTCTAACACTTGCTGCATCCAGGAATTCACACCGTGCGATATTTGTTCCCATTTGAACAATTGCCGCTGCTGCAGCAACTCCATCTGCCAAGGTCTCAAAGCGAACAATTGCTGCAGACATTTTTTCTGGAATACCAAAAACTTTTAAAGTTATTTCAGTTATTACCGCCAAAGTTCCTTCGGAACCAACTAATAGATGTGTTAAGTCATAACCGGCAGAGAGCTTTCTAGTTGGTCTACCAGTTTTTACGATTGTTCCATCTGCTAATACTGCAGTTAGAGCTAAAACATTCTCCCGCATTGAACCGTATTTAACTGTCGTGGTTCCTGCAGCTCCAGTCGATGCCATCCCGCCAATAGTTGCGTCAGCGCCTGGGTCGACTGAGAAAAATAGACCTTCACTAGCAAGTCGATTATTAAGGGCAATACGAGTGAGTCCTGCCTCCACTCTTACAACTAAATCAGCAGGAGAGATCTCAATGATTTTATTCATCTCTGTCATATCCAGGCTGATTCCACCTTTAAGAGGTAAAACATGTCCTTCTAATGATGATCCAGCCCCGAATGCCACGACTGGAATTAAATTCTTATTGCAATATGCCAGAACTTTTGAAACTTCTTCAGTGTTCTGGGGATAGATAACTGCTGAAGGTAAAACAGCTGGAAATGCAGATTCGTCTCGGCTGTGTTGAACTAGTACAGATTCATTAGTTGTAAAACGTGCGCCAAAAATAGCCTTCAAATCCTCTACTTGCTGAGCATTGAGATCTATTCGGTTTACAGTTAACATTATGGAAGTATAAACCTATTGCGCCACATCGCAACAAATTTCTTACAATAGATTGGAACTATGGCAACTCCATCACTTGCGCGTGCGCTCAAATTCTTTGAGCCCTCTCGTTCAGTGCCGAAAACCTCTTGGAGTGCGCCAAATTATTGGACCGTTCGACCTAAGACATTTTTAATCCTTATCGGTGGATTATTCATGATGGGTATTGGTGGATCTCTCTCGGTGCAATCAAATCTAGGTAACCCACCATGGACTGTTTTAGCCCAAGGCATTTCCCACCAAGCAGGAATAACACTTGGTTGGGCTTTCTTTATTGTTAGTTGTTGTGTGCTTTTGGTCTGGTTCCCGCTGAGAGTAACCCCAGGATTTGGAACAGTTGCAAATACTCTTTTCTTCGCTGCTTCACTTCAACTTGGAGTCACCATTATTCCCCCGCAGCATAATTTCAAACTTTCATTGTTAATGATCGTAGGTGGAATCTCACTAGTTGGTTTTGGTACAGCTCTCTATATTTCTTGTGGCCTGGGATCTGGACCTAGAGATGGTTGGATGATCGGCTTGGTAGAGAGAACTGGATTTAGAATTTGGAAGATTCGACTTTTTAATGAATGTTTTGCATTGTTAGGCGGATACTTACTTGGTGGAAAAATTGGTTTAGGAACTGTGTTGGTGATGCTTTTTGTCGGCCAGGCAATAGCAATTTCATTTACGCTTCTGGATAAGTTTTCAATAAAGTTAGATAAGTAATCTCTTTAATCAGGCTCGCCCCAGATTCTCAGAGTTGAAATTGCCAATCTGCCAAAAGTAAAAAGTTTAAATAAAACCTATAGATCTGCAGTTAGCCCGCCGTCAATCCAAAATGGTGACCCGACAACAAAACTAGCGTCAGGTGATGCTAAGTAAGTGATCCCAGCAGCAATTTCACTAGGGTGGGCAGTACGGCCTAATACCTTGGGATCCTCTATGAAACCCAAGTTATCTACCGTTGCACCGCCAGCCAATGCCAACCCAATGGACATATCAGTTTTTACTCCGCCAACAACTACCGAGTTAACTCTAATCCCATCCGCAGTGTGATCGATTGCCATCTGTCGACTTAAAGCTACTACTGCGCCTTTACTAGCAGCATAGGCCGAATATTTTGTATATGAAGCAAAGGCATGAACTGAAGCAATATTAATGATTGCTCCCCCGGTTTTTTTCATTGTCGGAATTGTGAATTTAGAAGTCAAGAAGATACTTTTTAGATTTACGGCCAGAACAGAATCCCAATCTTCTTCGGAGGTATCCGTTACATCCCCGACCAAAAATCGGGCAGCATTATTAACTAAAACATCAATGCGACCATGTGCAGAAATCACATTCTTTATGCACTCTTCTACCTGGGCAATTTTTGTTACATCACATGCAAAAAATGTAGCTGTTCCTGCTGCATCTTTAACGCTTTGAACCCATTCTTGTCCTAGCTCATTCCTAAGCCCAAAACCATAAACAATCGCGCCTTCTTGTGCAAAGCGAGTTGCCGATGCTTTACCAATTCCAGATTCGGCACCGGTGACGATGACAACCTTTCCTTTGAAGCGGTCTGGGATAAAATAATTATTTTCATTCATTCACAAACACCTTTTTACGTTTTCGGTCGATTCCAAGAGAAATCAGAACGATAACACCTGTAATAACAGTTTGCCACCATGGATCAATACCGCCGGCCACCATTCCGCTTGCAATTACTTGCATGAGAAGTAAACCGATGAGAAGTCCGGTAACTGTTCCCCGACCGCCAAACAGACTAGTTCCTCCAATAACCAAACCAGCTATTGCATAAAGTTCCCAGCCCGTACCAAGGCTGGATCGAGCACTACTGAAGTGAATATCTGCAACTATTCCTGCCAAAGATGCACCAACACCTGTAAGCATGAAGAGGATAAATTTAGTTCTAGTCACGTTTATACCAGCGATACGAGCAGCTTCTTTATTGGCACCAATCGCTGCAATAACTTTTCCAAATACAGTGTGATTAAGGATGAACTCCCCAATCATAATTACCACAAGCATTACAAAAATAGAGAAGTATTGTCCCATTACGGACTCTTTAAAGCCTTTCCAAAGTCCAGGGAAATTCTCAATTGCTTTAGCCTGCGAAATGAAGACTGAAAAACTTCTGGCGATGAAAAGCATCGCAATTGTGGCGATAAAGGACGGAACCTTGGCGATGAGTACAACCGCCCCATTGATTGCACCTATAACCAAGCCGGCAAGTAAGGTCAAAAATATACTCACCCATAAATTAAGATGTGACTTTGCAACTAACTCACCAGCAATAATTGCTGCAAGTGCAGCATTAGCTCCTATAGAAATATCAAACTCACCTGAGGTGATGAGTAATGTAAGAAATGCTGAAGCTATGCCGACAAAAGCAATTCCTTGGACGATAGAAAGAATGCTGTCGTAAGTAGCAAATGAGTTCTTAAGAAGCGCAAACGCACCAAAAATAACAAATACAAATATGACTCTTTTGCCTATAGGCGATATATGAGATAATTTCATCTTATTTTCCACCAATCGCCATCAGCATGAGTTCGTGTTCTTTATTGATATCACCGACTATTTCTCCTTGGAGTTTTCCATTAGCAAAAACAATCACTCGGTGGCTGATGGCTAGAAGTTCAGGAAATTCACTACTCACTAAGAGTACTGAAGCGCCTTTGTTTACTAACTCATGAATTATCTGGTAGATCTCAGACTTTGAGGCGATGTCTACGCCCTTTGTAGGTTCATCTAGCATGAAAATCATTGGCTTAACTAGAAGACTCTTTCCAATAAGAACTTTCTGTTGATTTCCACCACTCAGATTACCGATCATTTCTTCGATATCAGAGGGTTTTACAGAAAGAGATTTTGAAGTTTGGTTTGCGATGTCCTTTTCTGATCGTCGCTTCAAGAAACTTTTGGCGCTTAACGCCTGCAAAATGCTTGCCGTTAAGTTGCCACGAATAGTTGCATTAAAAAACAAACCTTCAATCTTTCGATCTTCGGTAATGTAAACAATTCCTGCGTCCAATGCTTCCGGAATAGTTTCCCCGTAAACTTGGCCGTCTCCCAATTGAATCTTTCCAGCTAAGACATTATTTTCTCGAAATAAGGCCTTTAATATCTCTGTTCGCCCAGAACCAACAAGGCCACCCAAGCCAAGAATTTCACCAGCGTGCAATTCAAAAGAGAATGGATCCATCATCTTTTCACCGGGCTTACGTGGATTTTCAACTACCAAATCTTTAACTGATAAGACAACAGCAGCATCCTTCTTGATACTGTTTTTTTCAGGATAAAGTTCCCCGATTGATCGGCCGATCATGTTGCTAATCAACGTATCTGAATTGAAATTAGCGCGATCTGTTTCGAACACAACTCGACCATCACGAAGAATTGAAACAGAATCACAGAGATCCATAATTTCAGCAATCTTGTGAGTAATAAATACTGTTGTGTAACCCTTTGTCTTTAAATTTCTTACAATTGCAAATAATGTTCCAATTTCATCGTTAGTTAAGCTCGATGTAGGCTCATCCAAAACTAATACTTTTGGGTTCATATAAAGAGCGCTTGCGATCATCAAAATTTGTTTCTGCGGCAAAGTTAAGGTGTCAACTAATTGAGAGCTCGACAATGGAATTCCGTTATCAGTTAGGAACTTCTCAATAGCTTTACCCTCTTCATTCTTCGAATAGAGTTTCAGCCCGCGTTTATTGAATTCAGAAAGCAAGATATTCTCAGCAACGGTTAGTGTTCCAGCCACCGTGATTTCTTGCGGAACAATCGCGATACCAGATTGTTGAGCATCACGAGGTGACTTCAGTTCGACTTTTTCTCCAGCAACTATAATTTCGCCATCAAAAGTTCCATGTGGATAATAACCACTGAGAATTTTCATCAGTGTTGATTTGCCGGCTCCATTTTGCCCGATTAGTCCGTGGATGTATCCAGTTCGAATTTTAAGATCAACATCTTGTAGGGCAGTTACCGGGCCAAAGTTTTTATTTATGTTGGACATCTCTAGCGCAAATTGACGATTTGACTTCTCGGACATATATAGCCTTTCGTCGAGTTTGAATTAAATACAAGTGAAACATTGCGCCACTTTCGTTGGAAAGTGGCGCAATGTTCCCCGTTGATCTATCTAAGAAAGTTAAAGCCTTTCTTAGTTACTACTTACGCTTATCTACTGCATCTACCACCTTGTAGTAAGGCTTCAATCCAGATGCTGTAACAATTGGTGCTGGTAGATCGTTTGCGAAGTTCTTTGGATTCTTTCCGCAGATCTTCTCAGCAACCATGTCAACAACCATTTGGTGCTCTTCATATCCTGGCTGAGCTGCAATAGCGTAAATCTTTCCATCACGCACTGCATCTAAGTTTGGACGTGTTGCATCTGGTCCGATTGCAAATACTTTGCGACCGGTTTGATCTGCAGCGCCGGCCCATGTAACAGGACCTGCTCCAGTTGTTGATACTGCCGCCTTGACATCAGGGTGTGCCAAAAGGATGGCGACAGCTTTAGCAATTGCCTTAGGAGGATCGAATCCTTCTTCAACAGGTGCATAAACTTTGATCTTTGGATACTTAGCGTTAAGAGCCTTCTTCACTGCAGCTGCAACACCATCTTCAACTGGGTTGAATCCGCCTTCTGTGATTGCTACAGAACCCTTACCGTTTAACTTCTTACCAATTGCAAGTCCAGCTGCAGCTCCCCAAACAGCAGGATCAAATGCTGCGTAACCAATTACTCCTGGATACTCACCTGGCTTAACCTGAACGTGACCAATTGCTGCTGGAATGCCTTTAGCACCAAACTTAGCAATTAGATCTTTTTCTGAAGGGTCAACGAATCCAAGGATGAGTCCGTCTGTTCCTGTAGCCAAGATTCCTTCACCAAGTGCAATTGCTTTAGTCCAGTCAGCATCATCTGGAGCTGCGATTGTTGCGGTTTTGAAACCTAGGTGCTTTGCCTCATCAAGGAAGCCTTGCTGCCATAGACGAAGTGTTGGGTGACCCTTTAGTACTGACAAGAATGTGATTGTCTTCTGGCTTAGATCACAAGAAGCTTTTGCAAGTGGCTTGTAATTTACAGGTACGGCTACTGCGCTTGGTATCGCCGATACAAGTAATAAGCATGAAGTAATGAGTGCAAGGCCTGCAATCGCAGGTTTCCTAACTCTCATTTTTGATTGTGTGCGCATAAATAAACCTTCTTTCGTGTAGGCCTCGTAGCGATTCACAAACAGATTACTGTTTACAAAAGGCTAATTGAGAGTAACGTACTCCTTACAGACATAGAGTCAAGGGGTTAGTGGTCAGGAAAATGAGTTGATTTAGTCGGATTGTGGGCACAATGAGTGCTCACTTTCTGCGAACCGGCGTAGTGCCAGAGCATGGATTCTATGGAAAGGAAGGCCCAAAATGCAGGAGACAATTTCGGCTATTACCAAGCCGTTCCGAAAGATTCCCGAGCTGGGCTTAACGTTAGTTTTGGCCGCTGCTGTTGTTTTATTCTCTTTTACTAACTCATATTTTGCGACTCTAGATAGTTTTAAAGTTATTTTAGTTACGGTGTTATATGCCGGTGTTGTGTTAATCGGCGAATCCTTATTAATGATTGTGGGAGAAATTGATCTCTCAGTAGGTGCCATCGCAAGCTTGGGATCTATTTCCACTGGTCTGTTTCTCACAAAGGGTGGCTGCTCATTACCCATCGCCGTGATCTTAGGTATTGCTGTTGGGGCACTCATGGGATTTCTCAATGGGTTTGTAACAGTGAAAATAGGCATCCCTGCATTCATCACGACTTTGTCAGTTATGTTTTTAGCGCGAGGTTTGGCCTATGTATTAAGTGGTGGTGATCCTGTTTACCCACTTCCAAAAGGTGCTGGAGCTTTATCGCGTACCGAAATTCTTGGCTTTCCTTCTTCAGTATGGATATTCCTAGTGCTCTTCGCAATTGCCGATGTGTGGTTGCGTAAATCTATAACTGGAAGAAAGCTTTACCTCATTGGCGGTAACCAAATCGCAGCGCGTTTGTCTGGAATTAAAGTTGCGAAAATTAAAATTTATCTCTTTGTCTTAAGTGGGGCATTGTCATCTTTTGCTGGAATTCTTTTGATGAGCAAACTTGAACGCTCTGATGCAGTAACGGGCTTGGGCTGGGAATTAAGCGTTATATCTGCGGCAGCAGTAGGTGGAATTATGCTGACCGGCGGCGGCGGAAGCCTCACAGGTGCATTTATTGGCTTGTTATTCCTGCAGGTAATCTTGCAAGGATTAGTGATGCTCGGACTAGATTCTTTCCTTCTTGATGCCGTGGTTGGAATCGTGATGATCACTGCAGTATGGATTGCTTTTAGAAAGAAAAGCCAATAGCCACACATAATTTGTTTAAAGATAGAAAATGAGGGCCAAGCACATGCTTGAAGTTTTTGATGAAAGACGATGCGAACTGGGAGAAGGTCCAACTTCTAGGGGTAATTCCAATTCCTTAGTTTCATGGGTGGATATCTTGGGGAAACGGGTTCTTTGGCGTGATTCGATTACCCACGAAACTGGAGAGTTCTCAACAACATCCGATGTAGGTTTTGCGGTTCCTAAATCTGGAAATGGCTACGTTTTTGGTTCTGGAAAATCTTTAATCTCGCGAGGCTCTGATGGAACTGAACAAGAAATATTTCAATGTGAACAAACTTCAGATGTCCCACTAGGCACCGCAGTCCGCTGGAATGATGCAAAGGTTTCACCATCAGGAGATTTGTTTGCAGGTAGCATGTCAAACGAAGGAACTCTTAACGCTGGCAAGCTTTACAAAATATCAAAATCATTTGAGGCCAAAGAACTACTCTCGCCGGTATCTATAAGCAACGGCCTCGACTGGAGCGCTTCGGGAGATTTATTCTTTTACATAGATACCCTGACTTATCGGTTAGATGTTTTTGATCATGCTAATGGCTCCATTTCAAACCGCAGACCTTTAATCAATTTTGATCCAGACTTAGGGATGCCAGATGGAATGTGTATGGATTCCGAAGATGGCATTTGGGTTGCATTCTTCGGAGGAAGCAAGATCATTAGATATTCATCTCACGGTGAAACCTCAATGGTCATTCCAATGCCAGTAAAAAATGCAACCTCGTGCGCTTTTGCCGGTCAAAATCTCGATCAACTAATAATTACAACGGCCAAAATTACAGATGAGGATTCAAAGGTTTCTGGAATGACTTTTGTGGCTACCCCAGGTGTAAAAGGCAAAGCAACAATCGAGTTCTAATTGAATTCCATCCGGTAGTTCCAGGCTTCGCTTTTATTGGAAGGCAAATCTCTAAAAATTCCCTTTTCATAAGAATGGTCAAGTCGATCTGAATTTCCATTAGTTGGTTCTAGTGCAACCCAACTAGCAGGGTGCTCACCAAAAGGCCATGCGCCTAAGTTGTAGCAAATTCCGATGTGATTGATATTGCCTTTGGGAATAGTTAATTTCATTACTCGAGCAGTTTTCTTATCGCTTAATTCAAAAGCTCCACCATCATTTATCTCCAAAATAACTTTGTCAGTTAAGGGCTCTATTAGGGAAATTTGGCTTATATCAAATTGATCCCCGGTGCTATTTCTAACAATTGGCCAAGTGAATGAATTAAACCTGCCCTCGCCACCATCGGTACCGTTAGGACTCATGCGATTACTAAATCCGAACTCCTTGGTCATTGGATGATTTATAGGGCTCTTTATCTCCATGTCACCGGTCACTTTAAAAAGTGGGTGTGCAGACCAGAGATATACAAGGTTGTCACTTCCAATATTGGTAACCGAATAATCAAACAGGATTTGTCTACCATCTAATCGTAGTTTGCGTTTAAAAATGAAATCTAATTGCTCACCCCTGATTTCACCAATCATTTCATTTTCAGAGAGTTCAATAGTCCAGGGTTTTGCCCAAATTTCACCGTGATCAAGAAGCTTTAAATCTTTAATAACCGGATGATGAGAAATTCCAATATTAGGAAAACATTCATCAAACCCACTGATGTCATATCGATCGTAGGCATCACCAAATACTGGTTGGGCGACCGGTCTGTGTGGATCACTCCACAACCATTCATAATCATTTATTTTGTCGTAAATAGAAGTAATTTTGCATCCAATTTTCGGAAGAATTGAAACACGCAAAAAATCATTCTCTAGTGAAATAGAATCCAAAGAAATAATGAACTCCTTTCTCTACTATTTGGCGGAGACGAGGAGATTTGAACTCCTGAAGGGTTTAACCCCTTACCTCGTTAGCAGTGAGGCGCACTCGACCGGGCTATGCGACGTCTCCGAGTTACGGCCAAAGTTTAGCGCCTTGTAGGTAGGCAACCAATTCTTCTGCCTTGTAGGCTCACTACATGGAAAACTCAGACAAAGCGTTGGATACCGGCAGCAAGCGCGTTTATGACGTTGCGCCATCAGAGATGTTTGGCGAGTTCATGAAAACTGGTTGGGCACCAACGCCTTTGACTGGAATCGTTCAGGACGAAGTAATTCCTTACTGTGTTAAGCGTCGCGAAGTTCTTTCAGCTGCCTTTGCTGGGTTAAGAGTTGTATTGCCAAGTGGAGGACTTAAGCAGCGCAGTAATGACACAGATTATCAATACCGTCCTCATAGCGCCTTTGCTTATTACACAGGAGTCCAAGGAGTTGAAGCTAATCCTGGTTCTGTTTTAGTAATGGAACCAATTGATCAAGGCCACACGCCAATCTTGTTTATCAATCCCCGATCTACGCGTGACACTGATGCATTTTTCCGCGATGCTAAAAATGGTGAACTCTGGGTTGGTCGTCGTTTCACAACCGATGAAGCCGCACAGCGCTATGGCATCCAAGTTCGCCCAGTAACTGAGTTGGCCGCTTTTCTTAAAGGTGGCAAAGCCGTTGCACTTCATGGATATGACGAAGTAGTTGATGCGAACGTAAAGGTGCATGCACGAGATGAAGAGTTAGTTAACTTTGTCTCTGTTGCTCGCCTTATCAAAGACGAGTATGAAATCCGTGAAATGCAAAAAGCAGTTGATGCTACTCATCGCGGATTTAGTGATGTAATCCGAGTTTTACCTGCCGCAGTTATAACACCACGCGGTGAACGTGTTATTGATGCCGCTTTCTACGGACGTGCCCGTGTTGAAGGAAATGATTTGGGATATAACACGATTGCAGCCAGTGGTTCCCATGCTTGCGTGCTGCACTGGAATCGCAATGACGGTGAAGTTAAGCCTGGCGATTTATTACTACTAGATGCTGGTGTTGAAGTTGATTCTTATTACACCGCTGATATCACTCGTACTTTGCCAATTAATGGCAAGTTCTCACCTGCACAACGTGCGCTCTATATGTTGGTCTATGAATCACAAAAAGCTGGAATCGCTGCGATTAAAGCTGGCGTGCCTTTCTTAGACATAAACCGAGCAAGTCATGCCGTATTAGCTCAAGGTTTAATCGATATGGGAATTATCAAAATGAGTCTTGAAGAGGTAATGGATCCAGCTGTTGGCTTACATAAGCGCTGGACATTGCACGGCGTTAGCCACATGCTCGGAATGGATGTTCACGACTGCGCACAAGCGCGCGCTGATCAATATCGAGATGGCGTTCTTGAAGCAGGAATGATCTTGACTGTTGAGCCTGGCCTTTATATCCAACTCGATGATGAACTATTTCCAGCTGAATACCGTGGCATTGGTATTCGCATTGAAGATGACGTTGTTGTTAATGAAACTGGCTCCATCAACTTATCTGAAAATATTCCTCATCACCCAGATGAGATCGAAAGCTGGATGGCTTCTCTACGCTAAAGACATACCAAGGGAAGCTGCAAGTAAACCAAAGACAAGGGATGCACTTAAGTTAATTGCCGCACTTTTATATCGCTTGAGTTCGTATGCTAAAAAGAAATCCAACATAAATGTGGACCATGTCGTGAAGGCTCCTGCAAAACCAATTGCAATGAGTGCATGGGCATTTACTGAGCTTTTCATTGTTAAACCAAAGACAAATGAACCCAGAATATTAACTACAAAAATTCCGTAGGGTTTATCTGAAAATTTACGGATGTATTGATCTATGGCAAAGCGTGCAGGAGCACCAATAGCTGCTCCAAGAATTACAAATAAAGTCTTCATGAACGCACCGGAATAAGTTTTCTAGCTATAGGCAGAACTACAACAATCACTACCATTGAAAACATTACGTTGTGAAAGAGAAATAGCTGCCCGCCTTCTTTGGGTTCAAGAGTTAAGCCAGCCACAGCTGAAAAGGTTGTAAGGCCTGCGCAAAAGCCGGGCAATAAGAAATGTCGTAGGTTTTCATTTCCACGTCGCTGCATCAAAACTATTAGGACTGTAGCTAGTGCTACGCCCGTTAAATTGGCAGTTAGTGTTGCTTGGCGTGCATCGACTAATTCAACGCCCAGCCAGTAGCGAACTAGGGAGCCTAAAACACCACCTAGTGAAACTAGGGCTAAGGATTTCAGTGTGGCAATGCTTTCTTTGCAACACCTGAAACTAGGCGTGTTACTACGCTAATTACTAGCGCTGCTAAAACTGCAGACCAAAAATTAGTGATATCTAACTTGTCACTCCAGTCAGCAAGTAACATCAAGATTGCTGCATTCACTACTACTAAGAAAAAGCCTAGAGTGAGAATTACTGCGGGAAGAGTTAATAGTTTGAGCAGGCTTCCCAGTGTTGCATTGAGTAAACCAAAGAGAAGTGCAACCCATAGATACGTTGTGAAACCACCCAGGACATCTATTCCAGGAATCAACGCAGTTGCTACCCAAAAGGCTAAAGCCAGAGCTGCCCAACTACGAAGTAATTTCATGTACCTATTAAAGACCCTCGCGCTTGCGAATCTTGGAACCTAGCCAGCGTGCAGGATCATATTTAATGTCCACAACGCGCTCCTTCATCGGGA
>CAEZZH010000024.1_pt1 | contig 4539 bp, 4 predicted proteins | sample 7266261 | NCBI WGS metagenome assembly CAEZZH01 (sample SAMEA6813956, study PRJEB35770) | uncultured Actinomycetes bacterium | biome: Freshwater; feature: Freshwater reservoir; material: water | place: Czech Republic | collected 2016-08-15 | depth 30m m
CACCACTACCGATTACACCTTTGAAGGCCAATCAGTGAGCGCAGAAGTACTAGTGGATGATCTCAACGCCTCTTTTACAGAGTATGAGCTACCTGGGCGCAAAGCCACTGTCTGCACAGTTGCAGAGGTATTTGCTTAAAGGTTGAGCGGGCAAGTCATTGAACTTGTCAGGGGAGTTGTTTAGATTTCACTCATGAGAAAAGCCCTTCGAATCCTTGCTGTGGTTCTCTCTTTAACTTTAGTAATTTCAGTTGCCCAAGCCGCTGTCAAAGCTGGATCTGCATGTTCAAAGCTTGGTTCAACTTCAACTGTTTCTGGAAAGAAATACACCTGTATTAAGAGCGGTAAGAAATTGGTGTGGGATAAAGGTGTAGTGGTTGTTAAGCCAACTCCTGCGACAATTCCGACTGCTACTCCAACACCAACTCCAACACCAACTCCAACACCAACTCCAACTCCAACACCAACACCAACTCCAACACCAACTCCAACTTCAGCGCCATTTGTTGAAGATGGAGTTTGCGAAAAGATGGGTCTGCAAGGAAAAGATTCAATAGGGCTTCTTGAATGCCGCAAAATAATTGGAAATAAGTTGGTTTATACAAGAATCACTAATGATTTTTCTCCGGTAGTTAATCCAACCTCTCCTGAAGCTGTGACTTTGTGTCAGATTCCGGACTCAAGAACAGCCATTCCACAATGGAGACCAGCAATTGCCTACCCCGCTATCCCACAGAGTAATTTCAAAACATCTGGAACATTCAAGATTGTTGTAGTGGGGGTTGATTTTCCTGATGTTCCTGGAACTGGTTCACCTGCAACTCTTTGGAAAGATGATCTAACACGGGTCACTGAGTGGCTTGATTGGTATACAAATGGAAACGTAAAATATAACTTTGTTACCAATCCAGTCTGGCAACATGCTCCCAGGGACTCCAGTAGATACGACGCAGGGAATAACACTCCAAAGGGCCCTGGTATAACTGAATTAGGCGGGCTAACGACAGAAGAAATCATTGCTGACTATATGGGGGCGATTGAGGACTCAACAGATTTATCAAATGTCTCGGCAATCTGGATTTATTTGCCGGAAAATGTTACAAAAATAACTGGCCAATGGACTACCCAAGAAGCTAAATACACGACCAAAAAATATGGAGCAATTAATCCCATGATGGTCGCAGATGGCGCAGATACTTATTTAAGCAAGCGAATTCGTTGGGGTTATTACTTACACGAGCTTCTGCATGCTCATGGGCTATGGGGCCACTCGCCTAAATTCATCCCATCAAATAATCGTTTTACAAGAATTGGTGCCTTAAGCACTGCAGATGGCTACAGCAATGTTTTATTACCGTGGGACGCATTAGTTGCTAATTGGCAAAAGCCTGGTGACATCTATTGCGTTGATAAACCCAAATTAGCAACCACCGAGATAAAACTAGTTCCATTAGAACGAGAACAGGCTGGAGTTCGCTCAGTCATGATTAAATTAAATGATCACCAAGTACTAATGGTCGAGTCACATAGAAGTGATAAATGGGGTGTTTGGGAGGGGCAAGGATCAGGAGGTGTGATGGTTGCACTCATTGACACAACGATAAGCACCTCATGGGACACTCAAGCCACCGCGGCAAATCCAACATCGACTGGTGTCTACCTTAAAAATGATGCTGCCAACCATGGCCGTCATCAGCAAATAGGTACTCCAATAATTAACAACGGCCAGACTTACTATGGAATTTCACTTGTAAACGGTGTGGGAATTACAGGCGATGCAGATGATTGGGATTTGAATTATGTGATGTATCCAGGGGAGTCGCTGACTTCAAATGGAATCAAAGTCACCCTTGTTAAGGGTGGCGACAATGACACCGTACGCATTGAAAAGGTGGGCTAGAAGCTCCGTCTTACACTCCTTTTCTCCTCGCTGGTTTTACACTTAATACACCCAATGCAAGGAGTTGTTTATGAAACTTCGCCATGTTCTTTCCTTCACTCTATTTTTATCAGTTCTGGGCTTAGCCCCAGCACACGCTGCTGAGACGCGTGTAGTCAGTGGAGTAAGCGCCTATTACCGCGTTGATCTTGGTTACTTGGTGGGCTGGACATTGCCAGCTGATACAAAAGGAATTACTACATACACAGTCACTGCTAACCCAGGGGGCAAGACCTGTTTAGCAAGCTCTATTGCAGTTAAATGCGCTTTTACTAACACCGCATTGGGTTTTACTAATACTTATACTTTCACTGTTGTTGCAAATACTGCCGCCGGTAATGGTCCAGCATCAGCGCCATCAAATGCCATCAAAGCAGCATCTATTCCTTATGCACCATTAACAGCGCTGGCAAAAGCTACAAGTGATACCAGCGTGGATGTGGAGTGGGTGCCAAATCAAAATGATGGCGGATCACCTATGTATGGATACACCATTACGTGGTGGCCTTCATCAGCATCTGGTGATCCCATTGGCAATGAACAAAAGCAGTTAGTAGCAACGACTACGAGAGCATCCCTGACTGGCTTAAAGCCCAGCACGATGTACATCATCAATGTTGCATCTTGTAATGCCTACGGCTGTAACTCTGCAGACCGCTGGGTGTATGTCTCGACTACAGGGACAGCAGGATTGAGCAAGATTAAGCCACCTGTTGTTATAAGTGGTGGCAGTGCCACAACTACATGTTGGAACGCTATTTGGGATGCAGGAACTGCTGCATCTACTGGTTCCACTTTTACTCGCTCAACGACAAAGTGCCCTGGAATCACCTTAGATCCAGCCCTGTATCCAAAGATTGATCCCGCTTCCATTAATTCGAAGATGGCACCACTTGCTACAAAGTTTGCACAGAGTGCAAGCTTCATGGGATTTAGTAAGACGTATTCAATGAAAGAGTGGGCAGCAACTGGTGGAAATAACTGGTATGCCTACTTCAGCGCTTCAAGTAAATCAGTGACTCTAGGCTTTACAACCCCATACACAGTCATCTCAACAACACCAACAGTCTGCACAGTGGCTGATCGTTGGGTTAAATTCCTAGCCCCTGGTGAGTGCATTCTCAATGGCTCAGTTGCTGGCAATGATATTTGGCTGCCATCACCTGTTGCTGTGGGGCGCTTTACGATCATTCCGTAAAGATTGAGGACAATAGAAAACTCCGCTCACCCTCGAGCGGAGTTTTCTATGTGGGGAAAGCTATTTACTTAGTTGCCTTCTTTGTTGCCTTGGCAACAGGCTTCTTAGTTGCAGTTGCCTTCTTTGTTGGAACTGCTTCTTTCTTCTGAGTCTCAGATGTTTCAGCTGACTCATGTGCTGCTGTGCCCTCTTTTGCAGCAGCTGTTGGCTTCTTGATAGTTGGCTTTGCAGTTGCAGCGTTAGCTGAAACTGAGGTCGAGACCAATGCAAGTGCAACCAGTGATGCTGTGATGATCTTCTTCATGTGTTACCCCTTATGTACCCCTCGGATGGAATAAGGCAACTATGGGCTGGGTAGTTGGGGATTGGGGTAGTGGCGGCTGAGTGGATGCTGAGAGTTTTTGGCTTCTAGCGAGTTCTTTGAGCGTCGTAGAAGGCGTGAAGGGCGCTGGCGGTGATCTTTATCTGATCGGCTGCAAAGTGGTGCGGATCCCAAGCGCAGTACAAGGTGATTGAAAGTGGATTTAGCTTTCCCTTTTGTTTAATGAGCAAGGGGTGCAAATTAAAGCGAGGATCATCAGAACTGATGCACACTGCGCGATTTGCAGCTGCTAATGCTTGCGACGCTTGGGTTGATTGAGTCTCAAAGGCGATATCAACAGATAGACCTGCGCCAGAGATGGCTTGATCAAAAATTCTACGGACGTTGTGATTGTCATCAACTATTGCAATGGGATATTTAGCGACTTCATCTAAAGTGATTTCTTTTCGCTTCGCATTCTTCTTATCTTCAGGGAGTTGGGCCCAGATGGGTGAATAACCAACAACTACATATTCAAGATGTGAAGGTGGAGGACTACTTCCAACCACTAAATCTGCACGATATTCTGCAAGTTCACGATATACCGCGTTTGGCAGTACTTCCCTGATATTTGCCAGCAATCCTTCAGACCCTGAGGATGCAATAAATGGGGCAATTACATCTGCAACTGTGGTGGGAGGACCTGCAATAGTTAAGCGCAGCATTTCACTGTGATCGGTGGTGCGCATCTTGGCTTCAGCTTGTTCAGCACGTGAAAGTAAGTCTCTTGCGATGGGAACAAATGCAGTTGCGGCAGAAGTCGCACTTGCCTTTGGACCTGCTGTAAAGAGAGTGACTCCTAAATCGCGCTCAAGTTTTCTAATCTGGCGCGATAAGGAAGGTTGCCCAATATGGAGCTCGCGTGCAGCAGCTGAAATCGAACCTTCTTCAAATACCTTTAAGAAGTAGCTCACTAGTCGCAAATCCATACAGGGAGTATGCCTAATAAGCATAGGAAACAGCAACCTATCTCTATGGACAGGCATACCCACCAACTTTAAACTCACAGCACCTGCCTTAATGAAAACCCTCGTGAGGCCG